>OEOO01000001.1_pt1 | contig 42120 bp, 42 predicted proteins | sample 1539301 | NCBI WGS metagenome assembly OEOO01 (sample SAMN02393657, study PRJEB22366) | activated sludge metagenome | biome: wastewater | place: Canada: Ontario | reverse complement strand
TTTTCCGCTGCATAACCCTGCTTCGGGGTCATTATAGCGATTTTTTCGGTATATCCATCCTTTTTCGCACGATATACAGGATTTTGCCAAAGGGTTCGTGTAGACTTTCCTTGGTGTATCCAACGGCGTCAGCCGGGCAGGATAGGTGAAGTAGGCCCACCCGCGAGCGGGTGTTCCTTCTTCACTGTCCCTTATTCGCACCTGGCGGTGCTCAACGGGAATCCTGCTCTGCGAGGCTGGCCGGCTACCGCCGGCGTAACAGATGAGGGCAAGCGGATGGCTGATGAAACCAAGCCAACCAGGAAGGGCAGCCCACCTATCAAGGTGTACTGCCTTCCAGACGAACGAAGAGCGATTGAGGAAAAGGCGGCGGCGGCCGGCATGAGCCTGTCGGCCTACCTGCTGGCCGTCGGCCAGGGCTACAAAATCACGGGCGTCGTGGACTATGAGCACGTCCGCGAGCTGGCCCGCATCAATGGCGACCTGGGCCGCCTGGGCGGCCTGCTGAAACTCTGGCTCACCGACGACCCGCGCACGGCGCGGTTCGGTGATGCCACGATCCTCGCCCTGCTGGCGAAGATCGAAGAGAAGCAGGACGAGCTTGGCAAGGTCATGATGGGCGTGGTCCGCCCGAGGGCAGAGCCATGACTTTTTTAGCCGCTAAAACGGCCGGGGGGTGCGCGTGATTGCCAAGCACGTCCCCATGCGCTCCATCAAGAAGAGCGACTTCGCGGAGCTGGTGAAGTACATCACCGACGAGCAAGGCAAGACCGAGCGCCCAATACGCAAACCGCCTCTCCCCGCGCGTTGGCCGATTCATTAATGCAGCTGGCACGACAGGTTTCCCGACTGGAAAGCGGGCAGTGAGCGCAACGCAATTAATGTGAGTTAGCTCACTCATTAGGCACCCCAGGCTTTACACTTTATGCTTCCGGCTCGTATGTTGTGTGGAATTGTGAGCGGATAACAATTTCACACAGGAAACAGCTATGACCATGATTACGCCAAGCTTGGCTGCAGGTCGACGGATCCCAACTTGTTGGTGCCAGCGCTCGATGCGGCGGCGGCGGCTGGCAAGCTGCCCAAAGCCTTGATCGTCGTCGATTTGTACGGGCAGTGCGCTGATTTGGAACCGATCGTAGCCGCGTGCCACAAGCACGGCGTCAAAGTAATCGAAGACGCTGCCGAAGCGCTTGGCGCAACCTATCGCGGTCGCCCCGCTGGCAGTTTTGGCGATTTGTCGATCTTGTCGTTCAACGGCAACAAGATCATCACAACATCGGGCGGCGGCATGCTGCTGGGGCGGCATAAGCCTTGGCTCGATCATGCACGCCATTTGTCGACGCAAGCGCGCGAACCGGTGGCTCACTACGAACATAAAGAGATTGGCTACAACTACCGCTTGAGCAACTTGCTCGCAGCGGTGGGCCGCGCTCAGCTCGGCGATCTCGATCGTCGGGTTGCTCGCCGCCGTGCGATCAATGCGCGCTACCGCGAAGCACTAGCGCTGCCAGGCTGGTCGTTCATGCCCGAAGCGAGCTTTGGCACATCGACGTACTGGCTAACCTGCGCGACCATCGATACCGCGGCCTTTGGCGCGAGTCGTGACGACGTGATCGCTGCGTTGGCCAAGGTCGACATCGAAGCGCGCCCAGTGTGGAAGCCATTGCATCTGCAACCAGTGTTTTTGGGATGTAGGTCCATCGGTGGTGAAGTAGCCGAATCGCTGTTTCGTCACGGAATCTGTTTACCAAGCGGGTCGGGCCTGACCGATTCCGAGATCAATCGTGTGATTGCGGTCATTGGCCAAATTGAACGATAGTTTGGCGTTTTCAATATGTTAGCGCATATTCGAAGTAGGTCGATAGGGCTTGCCACTGACCCTGGGCAAATCGCTTCAATTGTCCCAACACAATGATCGTCTGCTGATCTCGATCTCGCTGACACACGCACTTGCTTTGCTGCGCTCGATCGGTTACCCACTCACCTCCCTTATGGAAAACTCGTTCGGCAAACCAGTAGAAGTCGAGGTTCGTGACAGCCTCGAAAAAGCGATGAAGATCCTCAAGCAGAAGATGTCCAAAGAAGGCATCCTGCAAGAGCTAAAGCGCCGTCGCTTTTATGAAAAGCCATCGGTGAAAAAGAAACGGAAGAGCCGCGAAGCACGCAAGCGTACTCGCCGCGAAGCCAAGCGCCGCGTGACGCCAGCGCCAATGCGCTAGCGTTCCGCGTTTTTAAATACTCAATTTTCGATTGAGGCGTCAGTGCCAACTGACGCCTTGTTCGCGTTTCGGCGAGATGTGAATTCAACCGGCGCCAGTCGCAGCAATCGGAGTTAATCTTCTTTTGCTTCTTTGGTTTTGTCTGTCGCCGCGTCGGCAAACATGCTGCGAAACACATAACCATTAGGATTGTCAGCCGCACGTCGCGTTGCCTTCTTTGGGTACTCCCAATCAGGGATCGAGCGGCCAACATAGACCTGCGAATCGGCAATGGTGCGCACCAGCGGCAGCCCAGTAAGCCAGACCGGCACTTTGCGCCCCACCAACGGGGTGGAGTAGCGGATTGAGCGCTCTTGTTTGAAGCCAGCGCGTTCCATGATTCGCTCAAGCGCCGTCGCAGTGAAAGAGTTGATGTGGTCGTCGTGGTCGGAATATAGGTAGTTGAGCTGTGGGACGTGCTTCATCCATGCGGCCGGCAGCGAGTGCGGCACTTCGATGATGATGCGTCCGCCGGGTTTCAGCAGGTAGAACAAGCGGCGCAAAAATACATGCGGCGCGTCGACGTGCTCGAGGGTTGCCGCACACCAAACGGTATCGACCTTATGAACGTCGCTCCAGTCGCCGTGAATCACGTCTTTTTGCAACACAGTGAGCCCAATTGAGCGGGCAAATTCGCATTGGTAGTCTTCGAGTTCGATGCCGTAGGAGCCTTGCGGGCAGTCGATCAACGTCATGCCGTAGGCGCAGCCAACATCGCAGACCGTGCCTTTGGTGACATTGAATTTTTCGTCAAGGAAGCGCCACAAATGGTCGCGTGGGCGCTTCGCGGTAAACCACTTATTGTAGATGCGCAGGTTTTCTTCCGGGCTGTAGCAACCCTTCGCTAACACATGCTCGCGCAACTGTTCTTGGCTGGAAATACCTGGGATGCCTTGGAAGCGGTTCATCAGCGCTACGCTACTCAAAAGCCACCACCAAGTCGATCGCTTTTGCCTATCCAAACGCAACCAAGGCGCTAGCAGTCAGGCTAATCCGGTTGCCGGCTGGGCGAGCTTGCTAGGCGGTGAGATCGAGGCGTGTGCATAAATTGCGCGCAATGATTTCATTAAGTTACGTAGCAGATCTGACGGGGCTGGCGCGCTGAGACAACGATAGTTTTGGCCATAGATTTGCAAATGTGTTGGTTCGTATGAAAACCACTGCGTTTGCACTGTCCTCCTTACTCCTGGCTGCAACTGGCGTGACGGCTTGTGTTGATGCTGCTGACGACAACGAAGACGGTATCGACGAAGTGGGCGTGCCTGATGGCAAAGCCGATGGTGCGTTTTCGGACTGTGAGAAAAACGCCGTGGTGGCGCTGCTCAATGGCGGCGTTACCCGTGCCGACTTGGAAGCCAAAGGCGTGGGCACCAAAGCTGCCGCAGGGCTGGTGGCGAAGCGCGATGGCGCCGACAAAAAGTTCGGCACCCGCGACGACAAGCCGTTTGCTGACATCGCTGCGGTTGACGCAGTTTCGTACGTTGGCCCCAAAGCACTGCAAGCGTTGGTCGCCATGGTCGGTGACCGGTGCACCAGCAGCACTGGCGTGCGCGAAGGTTACAAAAGGTTGCGCCCTGACAACAGCAGCGCTGTGTACAGTGGCATTGCGGTGAATGGCACCACGGCGTATCTCGCAAGCAATGATCGCACGATCGACGTCATCAACCTCAAGACGATGACGAAGAGCAAAACGTTTACCAAGATCGAAGCTGAACACTTGGCGTTCGACAACGGTAAGTTGATTGCATGTGGCATGCGCGATGATGCGCCGCTGGGGTTTCCTGAGCCGCCAACCAACGGCATGGCCAACAACTATGTGGTGAGCTTCATTGATCCAACGTCGGGCCACGTTAATCAAGAAGTGATTCTGAAGTTAGAAGAATATTTAGGAACCTCGTCCACGGATGGCTTCATCGATTTGCCAAACATGAGCTGCAATGTCAGCAACGGCCGCATCACGGTTTCGTTTGCGCAAGAAAAGCTGCAACATGAAATCGTAAGCTTCGCTGTGCCAAGCGCAAGCAAGACGTTTGATTTCCGCACGATCACGGGCGCTACTCGTATCAAAGTCGGTGCACCGCGCCGCAATCGCACGATTTCTGGTTTTGCATACAGCAGCCAACATGGTTACACGCTAGCTGCTGGCGGTTATGGCCTCGATCGCCTCGACACCCAAACTGCGCCAGTGCGCGAATTGCGCGCAGCGGGGCAACGCGAGTGGTGGGTCGATCTCGTCGACAACGGCGGCGCCACCATGCTGGCGGTTGACCTCGACGGCTTGGTGTTAAAGCTCGACGCCAAAACTGGCGCGACCTTAGCAACGGCAGAAGTTCCCGATTGGTTGGAAGGCATCACCGTGAGCAACGGCTACGCGTTTGTGGCTGGCCGTCACGGTATCTTTGTGCAGAAGCAGTAATGCTACAGGCTGGCGCCTCCTCACCGCAGGGGCTTGCGCGTCGCCGCCGTCGTGTGTTGCACCCTTCAGTGTACTAGACGCATGCGTCGCAAACCGTGCCGTGCTCAATCATATTGGAGCGCGCGATCGGGAGCGACGAACCACAATCCGCGCAACGGCTACTGACCGTTCCACAAGAATTTGCCAGCAACAAAGCTGATAGCGCCGGCCACTTGCTCTCGGAATGATTCGCCGACCACGGCGCTGGTCAGTGCAAAATCGGGCTTCACGACCGAGCCATTGTGATTCCCGTTGATTTGCACGTTCACGCTGGTGACGCGCATATGGTCCGTCGTTTGCCCTACGCGCACGCACGCAAACGGGCAGTTGCCAAGCGCGATACAGTTGCCGACAACATAACCTTGTCGTTGCAAGCAACGATCACGGTTAACCGTGGCGTTCTCTGACAAGCCACTGGAATCGAACAATGCAGCGCCGGTTGGATTCAGCGTGGTGATCTGCGTGATCGTTGCAATCGCACGCGCGCTTGTCGGTGCTTGGCCTGGTGCGCGACCTGGCAACGTGCAACGTTGGGTTTCATCGTCGATGTACGTGCAAGGCGTGATTTCAGCGCCCGTTCCGTCGACAAGTTTCAATTTCCACGGCAGCGGGTTTTGCGACGCGGCTGATTTAGGCGCTGGCAGCGCCGGATACGCCTGTGGCAGCGGGGTATCGCAATACGTCCCAGTGCAAGGAATGCTGCCAATCGCTGGCGGCAATGGCACGTTGAAAATTTCTTCGGCATCGCGCAACGGTTCGGCTAGGCTCGTCACGTTGATGGTTTGGTTGTTGGCGATCTTCACTTCGAACTCGACTGGCACTGCGGTGCCGTTCCGAAATGTGCGCTCGTACAACGTGACGGGGGCCGCGCCAGTGACGATGGTCGACAACTGGCCGGTGGACTGGGTGCCGTAACGCCAGGTTGGCAAGCTACGAGCATCCGTCGTATCGGCGCGAGCGGTGATCTGAAGTGGTGGTGGTAAAAGTTGGATGTTCCAACACGCTTGGGTTGTTGCGGTGCGGCCGGCCCAGTCGACAAATTCATACTCAGCCACGTAAGCGCCGCTTTTTGCGGCGAACGCGGGTGACGTGCTGTTGGTAAGTGCAAGGGTTGTCGCAGTCTCGTCGGCGTCCGTGGTGGTCGGTATTGGTGACCAGTCGATGAGCGCAACCGTGTCCTTCAGCACGCGAAACCGTGACGCCGTCGTAAATGGAAAGCGCGCTTTGGCGCGAACGTCAACGGCCATTGGATTCGGTGCTGATTGGATCGCGTAAGGATTATCGGCGAACAAATGTTGGTAGCGCGGCAGGTCGGCGCAATGGCTGCCATCGATAACAATGGGAAACGGTTGATGGGCATGCTCCGGCGTGCCGTCGGTGTTCCAGGTTACGATGTCTTTGGATTCATCACTGGATTGCGAAGGTTTTATCCGCGCTGTCGGTGCCGTGAGATCGCCAGCGAATGTGTGAGTCAACTCAACGTGCGCGCCATGGTTGGTCTGCACAATGCGGAGCGACTTTGTTTCGCCATCGACAAGCAAGGCTGGTGCGTCGAGGTGCCAGGTGTTGTCGGCAATGTGTGCAGGCCCAGCGACTTGCACGTCGCCATCGAACAACATGATCTCGGCGCCTTCATCGACGATATGGCCGTGCAAATCTGGCGCTGCCGTAGCCGACCACAGCGTTTGGCCGTCAACAAGGAACGGCGCCGTGTCGAGCGTGAACCCATCGGTGCAATATTTCTCCGTCGAGCATTGCATGTCGGTTGGACACATCTCATTGGTTTCGCAAAACGTTGGATTGTTTTTGGTGCACGCGACCGTGCACGCCAACGTCGTAATCCACCCACCCCACATTAAATTTTTCATGGCAAACACGATAGCGCAAGCGTTGTGCAGCGCTCAAGGGCGTTTCGAAAATTTGCAGCGCGAATGCTTCGGGCTTTTTCTGACGAGTCGAAACGGCATCGCTGGCGAATTGTAAGGAAGATCGTCGAATCTCAGCGTTCTTCCTCGTGATGCTAATTTGCCAAGGCTGCGAATTCGCTGAGATGCGCCGCGCGTCGTGCGAACTCGAGCGCAAAACGCGCTTCGGTGCCGGGCGATGGCGATGGTTTCGGCGGTCGACGCACAATATCGATCTGGCCGCGTGTGCTCAGCGTGCTAGCCAATGCCGGGACCGACTTCGCAGGGACGCGCGCGCCCCACAGAATCGTGCCGGTGTTCCAATCTGCCAACACGGCAACGAATTCATCGGGTACCGTGAAGGACGGGTACACCACGTACGAAGCCGTATCGCTGGCCATCGGCGGTGCTGCCACTTGCGGCCACATCGGCAGTGGCGGCATGACTGCATTCGGGTAGTTTTGGCCGGGCTCACAATCCTGGGTTGTTGCGAGTGTTGCGGCCGATTCCGTCGTATCGAGCTGGCAACCAACGGCTGCGGTGGCCAGGGTGGCTGCAATGAACGGTATTATCTTATGCATCGGGTAATTTCCTTCAGGGTTGATCACGTATGCTGCTGGGCATCGCCCCGCGCGGCAGTTGTAGCCATGGTACGCAACAAGGCACCTGATATTCCCCAAGATTCGCTGGCGGCCGCACGCCAGCGTCGGCACGCGGAAACGTTGCTGGTTGCGCAGCGCGATTTCATTCGCGGCATGGCGTTGAAACTATGTGGCAATCACGCCGATGCCGATGACTTGTTGCAGGATGTAACGGTAAAAATACTACGCAATCACACCGTGTTGCCTACACCTGGGCAGGAACGCCCGTGGCTTGCTGCGGTGGCGCACAACTCATTTATCGATCGAGTGCGACGCGCAGCGGCACGCAAAGAGTCGGCGCGCGAAGAGCTCGACACCGTGGCTGGGGCAGCGGCGGTGGTTGCGGCACCTGCTGAACCGTGGTGGCACGGGCTTTCGTCCGACGATGTGCGTGCGCAAGTGGCGCAACTGTCCGAGGAATTGCGGAGTGCGTTTGAACTGTTTACGTTTGAAGGCAAGTCATACATTGAAATCGCTGCGCAATTGCAGATTTCCAAAGCGACGGTGGGCACGCGCATTTTGCGGGCCAGACAACGGTTGCGGGAGTTGTTAGAGGCGCGCAGGCCGTTGGAGGAACATCATGAGTGAATGTCCGTGGCTGGTGAAATCATCAGCACTCGCCGACGGTGAACTCCCAGCGGCAGAGCGTGCGAGTGTGCAGGAGCATTTGGCAACGTGTGCCCAGTGCCAGCAGCTGCTTGCCGACGCACTTACCTTACAAGCGCTGGCACCGCCGATGCAAACTGTTGCCGTACCGTCGAAGCGGCGGTGGTTGTATCCGGCCGTCGCGGCAGGCGCGTTGGCTGCTGCCAGCGTTGTGTGGTTGTTGGTGCGGCCGAGCACTGAGGGCAGCGGGCCGGTTGCGCCGCCGACTGTGGCGTTGCAACTCAATCCGCAGCGCAGTGTGGACGTCATGTTCACGGGGCCAGCGTTTCGCCCGCATCGCCCATATGAGCAATTGCGCGGTGATGTGCGCCGCGAAGAGATATCGCTCGCGACGATTGCCGAATTGCAAAAAGCATCGCGCACGGCGGACTTGTTTGCAGCGCTGACGGTGTCAGGCGACGTGCAACGCGCGGCTGCGATGCCAGAGGTGGCTGCCAGCGATCGCGCCGCGTTGGCGATCGTGCAAGGCGATGCCGACGCTGCACTCGAAGCCTTAGCAGTTGCCAAGGAGCCGCACGATTTACCAGCGCAGTGGAACTACGCGATCGCCACGCAGCGCTTGGGTTTGTTGCGGAGCAGTCGTGCGATGTTTGCGCGGATCGCTGCAACGACAACAGATGCGTGGGGCCAAGAAGCGCGGCAACGCGCCGATGCGTTGGTGCCGCTGCTTGACCGTTTTGATGTTGCCTTCCTCGATTTGCAAGCACGCGGCGCGGGTTGGATCGCAGGCCAAGGTCCGCCGATTACAGCTGCCGACATTGCTCGGTTTCCGGCGTACAGCCGTATCTACTTTTACGATGCGGCGCGCACTGCAACAACGCCCGCGGAGCTTGAACAACTTGTCAGCGTTGCGACGGTGCTTGATCAGCAATCAGGCAATACGGCGGCAAGCGCTGCCGTCGCGCGTGCGCAGGCTTCGGTGAAGGTGCGCGCCCCGTGGGTCGCAGCATATCGTGCCGTGGTTGCCCACACGGCGAGTGAAGCGCAATCGGCTGCGCTGTGGCAAGGTTTGCGCAAAGCCGGCGCTAGCGCCGACGATATGTTGGTAGGTGCTGCCGTGTTGCTTGGCAACGTTGCCGAAGTTGCGGCGCTGCAGCGCGCGTTTGCGCCTTGGCAAGATCCTTGGTTTGACTTGCTGCGTGCCAAAACAACGGCGCAGACCCAGCCCGACGGTGGTGTAGCCAGCTTGACCGCATTGCTGACAGCGTGTCCGCGACCCGGACTGGAATTGCGTTGCGGCAGCATTGCCCAAGCGTTAGCAGAGGCCCTCGTTACTGCATCACGCGACGACGAAGCCGAGCCTGCGATTACCCGCGCGGTTGCGTGGTTCGATCAAGCCGGTGCACCGCAACATCTCACCAATGCGCGTGCGTTTCGAGCCGAAATCTATCGTCGCCGTGGCCGCTTGGCCCGTGCGCGTGCCGAGTTTAGTGATATCGCGCTGACGCCCAATGATTGCGGCTTGACCCACTACGCGGCGGTTGGCCAAGCCAATCTCGCACTGGTTGCGGGCGACTGGGCGGAAGTTCGGCGGATGCTGCCTGGGCCAACGTCGGCGTGTCCAGCGCAGCCCGACCTGCTCGGCGTAACAACCGCGGTTGATTTAGCACGGCGCACCCAAACGCCAGAAGATCAGACGCGCGCTGCAGCGTGGATAACGTTGGCACAACAAGCGCCGGACGCCGAGTTACATTTGGTCGCCGACGTTGCGCAGGCGCGGCTGCAAGGTGCCGCCGGCGATGCAGCGTTGGTCCAGTGGCTCGCACAACATCCGGTGACGCCCGATGCGCCGCCGTTGATCGCTGCGTTGCGCGCGTGGACGACGGCGACGTTGATTTCAAACGCGGGTGCCGCTGGCAATTGGTCGATGGCGATGCAGCATGCGAACGCCGAAGCCGGGGTTGTAGCGCCAAGCCGGTGTCATGTGACCGCGAGCCTCGACGACGACTTGTTGACGTTGACGGCGTTGGCGGGTGATGTGCAGCTCGGGCTACAAGAGCACTTGGCGCCGCAGGCCTTGCGGGACCAACTCAATGCGCGCGTGCCTGCAGCCTGGCAAACCGCATTGCGCGCGTGTGCAACCGTCGACGTGGTGGCACGGCCGCCGCTGCACGGGCGCGCCGATCTGTTACCCGCTGACTTGATTTGGCAATTTATCGGTAGCAGCCGCGCCACTGCGAAGCCTGCAACGCCGCCGACCAGCCGGTTGCTGATTGCCGATGCCGTGCCGCCACCTGCGGCTGGCAATTTGCCGCACTTGGCGCCGATGCTCGACGCACCGGCAACGTTTGACACGGCGTTACGAGGGGCCGAAGCCTCGCCAAGCCGCGTGACAGCTGCGATGCAGGCTGCAACGTATATTGAGTTTCATGTTCATGGAGTTGCTGCTGCGCACGGCGACGATGCCGCGGAGTTGATCCTGTCACCGAACAGCGACGGCGCCTACACGCTGACGGCGCGGCAAATTTCGACCATGCATTTGCAAGGTGCGCCGGTGGTAGTGCTCGCGGCATGTCGGGCTGCGACATTGGCGCCGCATTTACGCGATCGGTGGGGGCTGCCCGATGCATTTTTAGCGGCTGGTGCACGCGCCGTCGTTGCGGTTGATGTCGCGATCCCCGATGGCGCCGCAGTGCGCTACTTTACTGAATTACGCAGCAAGCTGCTGGCCGGCACCGCGCCTGCAGAAGCGTTGGCGGCGTTGCGCAAAGCTGCCGCGCCGGCTGACGTTGGGTGGATTTCGCATGTGATGGTTTTTGCAGCGGCGCCCGCGCCCTGAGTCGCTTGAAAGATTTCGATCTTTTGTTGGAAGATCGCGCCAGCGCTGCGTTACCTCGTTATGCAGCTTGGGGCCAATCGCATGGCGAGGTCGTATGTTTGATGTCCGCGAGACACCAACCGCACGCGATACTCGTCGCGAAGAGGCGCAGCGTCGGCTCGAAGCACTAGGCAAGCGCACGTTGCAGCAGGTTGAAGCGGTGGGGCTGCAGCCAGGCGTGGGCCAAGTGTCGCGAGTCGAAGCGGAGCATGGCACACGCGGCAGCGAGATCGAACAACCTACTCAGCTTACCCTCCAAGCGCTGCGCGAGATGGCCGGCGCGCTGCAAGCGGTGCACGGTGCAGCGATGCGTAGCGGGGTGGCTCAGTCGCCCGAATTTCGAGCGCGGACCGGCGCGGTGCAGCAATCGTTGAGCCGCGCCAGCCAGTTGCTGCGCAGCGGCGCGTTGCGCGATCACGCGCAAGCCGGCCAAACCGTTGCGGTGTTGCATCAGTTGTCGTCGGAGATTAGCCAGTTGCCGGCAGTTGATGCAACAGCGGCCAGTGGTGCGCCAGCTGCTCGGCCGGTGGTGCCTGCAACGACACTAAGTCTTGGCTTGAGTGATGCGGAACAGGAAAGGCATCACGTCGTCGAACAAGCGCCACCGGCATCGCACGCAACGCCCGCGTCATCAACGTCGGCGACGCCAAGCGCATGGAGTCAAATCCGGCACCCGTTCGCAACGTATGCGGCAGCGCAAAACAACGGGATGGCGCGGGAGGTTGACGCGCAAGCTAGCCGGGATGCTTCCCTGCAGCGGGAGCCAGAAACCTACTTTGGGACAAGCACGCCAGTGCGTAGTGAGCAGGGGCCACTGAATCCTGAAACCGGACGACCCTATGAGCGTGTCGTCGGAGGTTCATCCGTACGCGCAGACGACGGCCACCATTGGAGTTGGACCAACGGCACCATCGAACAAGTAAATTCAACGACGCGTGTGCGCAGCGCCGGCCAAGGCGACGGGCGAGCGGTTTTTACGACGACGAATCGCGATGCTGATAGCTGGTCGCTTGGAGGCATGTCGCGCACCCAGGTGCAATCGCACGGGGCTTCGGTGCAGCGCTTTGATTTTCCAGCGATGGCGGCCGCCGCGACGACGCAACTGCAGCAACGCGAAGCGACGTTGCGTAACGAGCACGCAGCAGGCCAGGCGCGGTTAGCGCAGATCCGCGAAACGTGGGGCAGTGCGACGCAGGAGCAACGCCGCACGATGCGTCGCGAACGGCAAACGATCCAAGCGCGCGAGCAGCAGCTGCGTGGGCAAATTCAAGCCGTCGAGCGAGCGTTGCCGGAAGTCTCCAACGCCGACCCTGACGCGCTACGCAGTGTCGTTGATCGGTTCAATCTCACGGTGACGCCGCAATACACGTCAGCGTCGGTCGACCATGCGACGACGCGGACCACGGCCGTCACAGGCCTTGGGGCTCAGTACACCCGAACCCAACGTGATACGCGCAGCACGGAAGCCGGCTCGACGACCACCACCACATCGGACGGTGGCGGAGCCGATCTTCTGCGTGGCACTGCCAACTACGGCACCAGCACGGTGCGTGAACAAACCGAGACGGCGACGGGGCTGACCGAACGCACAGCTAGTAGTTCGCGCGTCGGGGTTGCCGCGGCAAACGGCACACTGACCGGCACGCGCACCACCAGAGCATCAGAGAATCACAGTGATGAGCTGGGCAATACTGTTGCGGGCAGCGCCAATGAAACGCGCGTTAGTGGTGGCATGGTAGCCAATAGCGACGAGATTGGCCTCACTGCTGGGCGGGCTACCGAGGGCAGTGCCGTCGTTGGTGGAGCGGGCTCGCAGCAAACCAGTGATGTAAACGGTCAAATTACCACACGAGGCATTTCAGGCAGCGCGCAAGCGGGCATTCGTGCAACTGGCGAACATCATGCCGACGAGCGCCACACCCGCACGTGGAGCGTCGGCCCACAAGTCGGCGGCAATGGGGCGTTTCGCACCGATATTCGTCAGATCGAGGGCAGCGTGCCACCACGGTTCCAAGTCGAAGTGACGCTCTCGGCAGGTGCGAGTTTGGGCGTCAGTGGCGAGCATTTATCGACGCGTTCGGCCGACGAAACCGCTGCTAATCCTTCGAGTGGGTCACGCACGTTGTCGGCGGGCGCCTCGGTTTCGGGTAGTGCTGCGCTTACGTTTCGGCACCAAATGACCGAGCAGGAATTGAATGAATACGTCACTGGCCTCAATCAAGCCGCAAGCGGCGCGGCTCCGACAGGCAACCCGGAGTTTGGAGTCTTGGCGCGCATGCGTGCCTTACGTGCGCAAGGCGGCAATGCAACCAGCGCTGCCAGCGCTGTGTTCAGTAGCCCGGACGCGGCTGGTGGGATGCGCCAAGGTGAGAGCATTGAGCTGAGCTTGCAAGGTGAAGTTGCGGCAAACGCTAGTGTAGCGGGCGAGCGTGGCGCGTTTGGTGGCTCTATCGAGGCGAGCACGAGCCGAAGCACGTCGCGCACTGTGCGCATTGAACGCGGCGCTGGCAACGCAGTTACTGTCGTGGTGGCGTTTGGCGATGGCAGTACCGGTGCACGTGCTGCAAGTGCGACATTCGAAGGCGTGCGTGCGCGGGCTGGCACCAACAGTGCACAAAGTGCAACGCAGACGGTGAGCGTGCGCCTCGATACAGCGGCACCCGACTACGCACAACGCTATCAACGGGTCTGCAATGCGACCTCAATCGCCGAAGTGCGAGCCTTGGCGACGGAATTTACCCAAGAAGCAAGTCAAAGCAGTGGTTCAACGCTTGAGGTAGGCGATGGCGCGCAAATGCTCGCGGTGAGTACGGGCCAAACGCAGCAATTGTCGTCGAGCGTCACCACGCGGATTGGTGAGGTTGAAGGAAATTTTTCGGGCGGGCAAACCACGACGGCGTCGGTGGCAGTGGGCGGCACCCGGTTGCTGTCGACGACGTCATCGGATACGGTAAACGCCGCGGTGGGCAGCGCCGGCATCGATGTCACGATCGAACACCAGCAAGCCGATACCGATGTGACACGTTCGGCAGGGGCCATTCCGGGGGCCGTCGGCACATGGTGGCGGCAAGGCACCGATGCTAGTCGTCCCGCAGACCGGCAACTGGGCACGCTGGCTCAAGCCGTGACGACGTCGCCGCTGGAGCGACTCCGCACCCAATTGCAAGTGACGTACACGCGCCTTTCTGAATCGTCGCTGGTGGAAGCCGATGTGGCCCGACTCGTCGAGCGCGCCCGAGATCAACGGAATTGGGGTAGCTGCGTGCACACCCACCGCATCATCCAAGCGTGGGAAGTGTTGCGTCAACAATTGATTGCGCCGCATCCTGACGCCGAGTGGGTTGCGGCAAATCCCGAACAGGCGAACCAACTGGCGCGCGCGCGGGCGATGGCACAGTTTGCTGCAGATCATGGCAGTGATGCGACCGAGGCGTTTAACCACTGCTTGTATCGGTGGGGTGAAGTCGGTGAAAGCATCTCGCGCGCACGCGATATTGGTACGCAACGCGAGTGGCCTTCGGCAATCACGTCTCGGCGTGCGCCATTTTTAGCTACACGTACGTTTGTTCGCGATGCCAGCTCGCAGTTTGCCTCGATGCTTGGCCTCGTCGACGGGCCGAGCCGCGCTCGCGCAACGTTTGACGCGCACATGCGGGTGCTGCAAGAAACGACGCGTGCAATCGATGCTTGCAGTGATTTCGAGTCACCGCGCGCGAAAATGGAGCTGCTCAATGAAATTACGGACCTTACCCGAGCGTTGCAAAACGCTTGGAGCGAATATCGTCCGGTGTTTGAGACGCCAGGCGGGCGGTCCATGGCGCCACAGCAAAGCGACGCTGAGTGCGTTTCCGATGCGCAGGCTGGCACTCATATCGTCGCGGCCGAAGCCATTGCCTCGGTTGCATCACCTGAACAACAACAGTACGAAGACAAACTGCAAAGCCTACGACGGTATAAATCCGAAGAACGGTTGCGAATCGACGCGGCGCGCGCTTTGATTCCTCGTCACGTTTCTCCACTCGGTACGCTTTCTGACAGTACGTGGGACATGGTGTTCCATGAAGATTTGCAACGCGCAGTGTTATCGATGTCCTCGGTTGCCGACCTGCATGAATCGTGGATTACTCAGATTCAGCAACTTCGCGATATTTGTCGGCGCTTGCATATGCCCGAAGCCCAGTGGCCGGTCTCGACGGGACCTGGCTCACCTCGCAAACCAACCACCGAACCCGATATTGAACGGCTGATTTCGATTTACACGGCGCACAATCCGGCAAGCACGAGATCGTCGCTTTCGCTTTCGAATCGCCTGCAAATCGCTGCGCAATGGCGCCGTCGATTCAACGACTACTAGCCACCGAAGCGTGCAACACAATGCGTGCGCATGAATGGAGGTCGACGATTTTAGGGGAAGATCGTCGCGTGGTTGCGTTTACTGGTTATGCACGTACGGCATGACAAGGGCAGCCGGGGCCGCCGAACCGCTCGCAGGGATGGGGCACCGGTTGCGCACGGCCACGCCGCGGAGCTTGCGCATGTTTGAGCTGCGGCACCAGCCGATGCAAACTGATGCTGATCGCGACGATCCTCGCGAGCGGCAACGCGAAGCCTTGCAGCGGATCGTCGACGTGCAGCGCCAGGTTGATGATGTAACCGCTGAGCTGCAGCGAACGGCGGCCATCGGCCAATCGCTGCGCAGCGACGCTGAGCATGGCAATCCGACGCAACATCACCCTGGTCATCTCGGCCAAGCTCAGCGCAGTCCGGTTGACCAAATCGTGATTCCTGGCTTGCTCGCGTTGCGCGAAATGGCCAACGCGCTCGAAACGATGCAGCGCGCTGCGGTGATGGGTGGCGCAACGGCAGATTTTGTTCGCACCGCCAGCACTGCAAATACGCTGATTGCGCGCGCGACCGAATTGTTGCGTGCGCCTGGGCTCGCCGGTCACCCACATGGTGCGCTTACCGCAGCGCGTTTGCGTTCGCTTACAACCCACATTGATCGCGTTGGGTTGTCACTCCCAAGCTCAAGCCTAAGCCTCAGTACGACGGCTCCGGATTCTGGAGTGAGCGTTGCGTGCGCCGAAGCTGATACTGAGCAGCGATTGCCGCAGGCCGTTGCTACATTGGCCTCGTCGGGGCAACCCTTGCCACGGGTGCTGCGTTTGCAACTTGAACGTGTGCTGCGCACCGACCTTTCGGCAGTGCAGGTGCATCATGGCCAAGCTGCGGCCGCCGCCGCAGCGCAGCAACGAGCAGACGCGTTTGCAGTTGGCGCACATATCTTTTTTGCTGCTGGCAAGTTCGCGCCACAATCGCGTGCAGGTCGTTGGTTGGTTGCCCATGAAGTGGCGCATACCGTGCAGCAGCGTGGCAGTGCTGCGCGCGTCATGCACTTTCGACCCGACGCTGCGCGCGACGCCGACGAAGCTGCTGCCGATTCAACCGCTGATGCGGTGACCGCCGACGCGGATCATCATAGCGCACTCGCCGAGCGCGCCAACGCGCGGTTTGGCCCTGACGCTGTCGCGCTATTGCGCACGACAGTAGGCCTGCCGCGTCGCGGCTCACTCGATGCTGAATTCATGGCTGCGGTGGCAAGTCTCCGCAGCGGTGGCGCTGCCGCAACGACGCCTGAGTCGGCCGCCACTGCCCCGCACGAAATCACCGAGCTTGATTGGCCGACGCTGCGTGACCTCCCGTTTTTTGCCTTGCCGCGGCACTACAATCCAGTCCGCAATTGGTACGCAAGTGCCGACGCCCCATGGCATGACATGGCACCCGAGCGTCGCGAGCTGGCTATTCAAGCGTTACGTACTGCGCTTGAAGTTGCCGAATCCGATATCGCTTGGTCGGCATCTGAAACCCGGTCGCGGTTGGTGGTGACGCCTCACTTCGTGCAACGCGCGGTTGCGTGGCAAATTTGGCAGCGTGTTGAAGGTGAACTCGATGGAAAACTCGGCAACCCGGTATTGCTTTTGTTGGGAGTGCCAGCAAGCACGGGAGGTGCGCCGAGTGCGGAACTGGTCGACTCACTGCAGCCGCCTGAATCCCTCGAAACGATATTGAGCAGCGTTCGCGCGACGAACTCCATTGTGTTGGTAGCGACGGAAACAGCCCTTTCGCGAGCGGCGTTGCATGGACTAGATCTCGAACGTAATTATGAGTTTCCGCTCAACGAGCGGTCGCGTTGCGCGCGCGGTGTTGACTTGGCTGGTATCGCCAATGAAGTCCGCCACCTGCGCCGGTTGGCTGGCACGGGCCGCGCCACCCTCGAAGACGTCGAACGCCGTCAAGACTGGAGTCGTTACGCGTTGTCGAGCGACCATCCAATCTCAACGGTTGGCACCGACGCTGACCGCGTGAGTGCGGTTAGCCGCAATGCTGCACTTGGATTTTCGCCCGCCGTGATTCAAGCGCTTTGGCGAGTTGTCGTACCCGGCGAAACTCATCGGCGAAGTTTCTTCACGCGCGAATTCACCGATGCGCTTTTTGATCAAAGCATCGGCGAAAATGGCGTGCTAACCGAAGCCGCATTGCAGCGTTTGAATATTGCAGAAGGATTCTTGCAACACAGCAATCCAGCCGCGCACTATCGCAATTCTGAATTCTGGCAAAGCATGCCCGACGCTGAGTTTGAAACGGTTGCGGCCGCCGTTGTTAGAAGATTTGAAGCTTCGGCAACGAGTTTGCAGCGCGCACATTCGCGCCGCGCTCCAAGGCGAATCACGCTTGAACCTCAACTCGCGCTGGCGATTGCCAATTGGCAAGTGTGGCATCGGCGAGGCGAACCCGTGCAATGGGGCTTCCTCGATCGCGCCGATGTCGAGTTGCTTGGCATCGCAACCACAACTCCGGTGGCAACGGATGCGGACGCAAGTGAGACGCCTGCAACTGAAGCGCCGACGGACACCGCAGCCGACACCCTGGCCGACGCTCGGCATACCGCGACCGAGTTGCGCAGTGGCATGCATGAACGACTTTCGACGTTGGTAAGTGCGCATCGCGCTGAAACGCAAGCTCACCGGCCCGTGCGGCCACGCCGCAGACATGGGCATGCTGAGAGTGTCACGCGTGAAGAAATACCAAGCGTAGTCAGTGTCGCCGTTGCCGAAGCTCAGCTCGCTGAGTATGTCGAAGCCGTAGTTCGCCCGACGATGGCAACAATTGGAAGTTGGAGCCCTGCACAATCAGTGCGGCGCAGCGAAGAGGCGGTGGTTGCTTGGTCCAACCGCATTGTCGTCGCGCTTAGCGAATTTATCGGCGACAACGCACACTCCGCCGACGAAGCGGCGACCGTCGCGTTGCGTGACATGGGGATCTTGTTAGGCGAAGGCGCATTGGTGCGCGAAGGCTGGGACGCGCGACTCTCCGGCAGTGGGCCGACCGGTCTAGGTCATGCGGAGCGCGAAGCCGCGCGCGCGGCAGCTGCGGACGGTTTGCCTGTGCCTCACATCATGTCCGTGGAGGAACGGGCCACCCAACTTGAACCACAGCTTCGAACCTTTCGCGAAGGCTTGCAGCGTTTGCTTGAGGTTGTCGTTCAAGCATTGCGTGAACGCCCGCCGCAAACCGATGTCGCCATGGCTGCGATTCGTGAAGCTAGCCGCCGCAAGGTGCTCGTGCCGCCAACCTTGGTTCGGCATGTGTGGCGTGCAACGTGGCCGAGCCTGCCAGCTCAAGACGGAACGTTAGCGCAAGCGCGTGCTTGGCAAACGGCGCTGCAGACTGCATTGCGCACTTCGACTCGCGAACTCGCCATTACCGAAAGCTACGAAGAACGCATCGTCAATACCAATCCCGACGCTGTCATGGTTGACCTCAATTTGCTTGGCGTGGAAATAACCAACAACAATGGCAATGCGTTGCCACGCAGCGACATGCATTTGGATCCTCGCTCGGCTACTGGATCGCGGGAATGCTGGGCATCGCGCCCACAGGCATCCTGCGCTTTGGGGTTGCGGTCGGAGGTGCGGCGCTGCTCATCTTCATCCTGGGCAAGCTCGGTATCTTCCGCAAGAAATAGCGTCGGCCACACCGCGCGGCACGTTCGCGAATAATTTGGGAACAGACGGTGCTGGTCCGTGCCTCGAATGTTCAGTGCCTTGGCAGCAGGGCCGGCGGGTGAGCCGGCGCTAAAGTCAGGGTGCTGCGGGCGAGCCATCCCAGGGGGTTGCCTCGGACCACGCTTTGAAGAGACTTTTCAGATGAAGAAAATATCAATTGCATTGGTTATATTCATGATGGGGTGTACGGGCATCCCTGAAGATGTGACACCGGTTGATAATTTCAAACTGGAGAAGTATCTGGGGAAATGGTACGAAATTGCGCGGCTGGATCATTCGTTTGAACGAGGTTTGAGCCAGGTAACAGCAGAATACGGTTTGAGGGATGACGGCGGTGTCAGCGTATTGAACCGGGGCTACTCTGCCAAAGATGATTCATGGAAAGAAGCTGAAGGAAAAGCATATTTCGTTACCAATCCGGATCAGGGATACCTGAAGGTCTCTTTCTTTGGCCCTTTTTATGGCTCGTATATCGTTTTTGAACTTGATGGGAATTATCAATACTCACTCGTATCCGGCCCTGATAAATCCTACTTATGGATTCTGGCCAGAAGACCAGAAATCGGTGAGGACCTGAAGAATACCCTCACAGCGAAAGCGGCAGCATCGGGTTTTGACACAAGCAAATTGATTTTTGTCGATCAAGACAAATCGCTCGCAAGTCAGCCTCACTGAATAGCCGCTCTGCATACGAGCGCGCGATCTGACGATGCAATGCAAGCCAACCATTCCCATTTCACGCGAAAGGCGCAAACATGAAGATCCAGTCACTTGGCCACGTAGTGATCAAGGTGCGCGATCAAGAACGCGCCGAAGCCTTCTATAACGGGCTTCTCGGAATGCCAATCGCAGCTCGATTGCCTTCGTTTTTAATGACCTTCTTTACTTTGGGCAATCATCACGACTTCGCCATAAAGGCGGTCGGCGATAGTGCGCCGGACGCGCCCGAGGATTCACCAGGGCTCTTCCACGTCGCCTTCAAGATCGGAAGCCACATCGACGAACTTCGCGAGGCAAAGCTGTACCTTGAAGCGACAGGCCTCAAGGTCGACGCGTACGATCACGAGGTGGCCAAATCCATTTACTTCAATGACCCCGATGGCAATATGATAGAGCTGTATATCGACGCGTCGGACGTCTGGAAGCAGCGGCCGGAAGCTGTGGCACAGGGGGCTCCATTTGACCTCTAGGGTGTGTGCCCAATCAGGCATATCCGATGCCTCCTGAATCGAGGGGGCCCATTTCACTCTTTGGTCGTCACAAATAGATCATCAGGAGGTTTATCCATCATGAATGCCGATGACTTGCGGTCTGTCCAGGCTCCGCTGAAGGAACGTTATCGCGATACCCCGGAGACCGCGCTGATCACTCTGCACGCACAAGGCCGCATCGGCGAAGGTGTCAGCTGCAGGATCGAAACCGGCAAGGCGCTTGTCGTCGCTGGGTTGCATCCGGCCACTGGTGGCAGTGGGCAGGCCGCGTGCTCGGGTGACATGCTGCTTGAGGCACTGGTGGCCTGCGCTGGCGTGACCTTGAACGCGGTGGCTACGGCGCTTGGTATTGAACTGCGAGATGCCTCGCTACTGGCAGAAGGCGATCTCGACTTCCGCGGAACCTTGGGTCTGTCCAAGGATGTCCCCGTTGGTTTCCAGAACATACGCTTGAAGTTCACGCTCGATACCGACGCCTCGGAAGAGCAACTCGACACCCTCCTGCGACTGACGGAGCGGTACTGTGTTGTGTACCAGACGCTGGCGCATCCACCCGCGCTGTCCGTCACCCGCAAGCTCGCCACAGGCTGAACGCCCTTGTCATCGAGAAAGGCCATTATGACTCCTGCCCCGCTTCACGTTCGTTTGGCAATCCTGGGCATATCCCTTGCCTTGCTCGGCTGCCCCGGTGCACTTGCTCAAACCGTACAGCAACACGTGCATCAGATGTCACACAGCGTCATGCCATTCGATATGGCCCGGACTGTGCACGTCTTCAAGATGACGGAGACTGGTGGCGTGCAGGGAGTCGTGGCGAAGAATCCGGACGCTGCAGATCAGATTGCCTTGATCCGTCAGCATCTTAAGCATGAGGCGGAGAATATTCAGCGCGGTGACTATTCCGATCCGGCAACGCTTCACGGTTCGGACATGCCCGGCATTAAAGAACTCAAAAGCGGCGCCTCGAAAATCAAGGTTACCTACGCGGCCATCCCTGACGGCGCGGAGATCACCTTCCAGAACTCGGACATTCATTTGCTGACGGCGATTCATCGGTGGTTTGGCGCTCAGTTGTCCGAACATGGCGCCGACGCAAGAGCGGAATAGAATCAGCGCTTATACGGTTCCGTGGGCTGCATTGGGGGCACTCGATCATGCACGACGAAATCCTGAATTTCTGGTTCGCTGAGACGTCACCGCGCATGTGGTGGAAGGCAGACTCGGCGTTCGACGCCGCTATCGCCAGGCGTTTTGGCGCCGTTCACAGCGCTGCCGCACGCGGCGAACTGTTTGAGTGGCGTGCGTCGCCCCGCGGGCGCCTCGCCGAAATCATCGTCTTGGACCAGTTCTCGCGCAATCTTTTCCGCAAGTCGGCGAAAGCTTTCGCGAGCGATCCGATGGCCTTGGTCCTGGCGCAAGAGGCTGTGGCCGGATCTCACGATCAAGGACTCCCCGGTCAACAACGAGCGTTTCTGTACATGCCTTTCATGCACAGTGAGTCCCGCGTCATTCACGCACACGCCGAACAGCTCTTTGCCTCCCTCGGGCTGGACGACAGCTACAAGTTCGAACTCAGGCACAAGGCAATCATCGACCGCTTCGGACGCTACCCCCATCGAAATATGGTTCTCGGGCGCGAGTCGACACCGGAAGAGTTGGAGTTCCTACAGCAGCCCGGCTCACGGTTCTAGCTTTCGGCCACCCGGCGAACGGCCATGAAAGTGGCAAGGCTTGATTTAGCCGTTGGCACTGAGCCAGATTAGCGAACTTGCTTGCCGGTAGCGGACTCAAAGGTTGCCGCAACTCCCTTCATGCCTGCCTCGGTCAAATTGTTCGGCGTGGGACCCAACAGGGCAACCAGGGTACCAGGCGTGCTGAATGGCGGATGGTAATAGAGACTTGATTTTCCATCCGGGCCGCTCGTAAGGAATACGTTGTCTTGCGCCCAATCGCTTCCCACGCTTGAACCCACCACGAGAAGCATGATGATGACCAAGGCCACGAGGCTACGCCGCGCGCGCCGGGCGGGCGACAGTATGCGTTGTTCAGAGTCGAAATCAGCACTCATGATTGCGTTCCTGTAGTGTCTGTGTTTTGGCCTGGCTGACCGATATGGTCATTGATACATCGGGCTTCAGAGACGCCGTAGTGAGTCTGGAGCTCAAAGCGCCGAGCGCGAAGCCGACGCAAATAGACACGATCAGCCGGATCGTGATGCAACGAGTTGTCAAGGGGATCTCCGCTAAATTTTTGCGCCCGGCGCTTGCTACAAACGCCTGGACATGAACACCACTCTGACGATTTTACGAACCGATTGTGACAATCTGTGTATTGGACCGACGTCGCCGGGAAAACTGCTCTGTTTCATTGTGTTGCACAAGCACGATGTGCAAATAGCCCTTCTTGCTCTTTTATCGCGAGGTGGTGCCATGAATAGCGCGGACGCGTCCGATACCTGGGAGCGTCGGAACCCCTACGAGAAGTGCCGGCCGTTGGAGCCGTTTGGTCACCGCGAAGTTCCTCTCATGGCTGAAAATTATTGCCGCACGAAGGTGGCTGGATGTGAGATCCGGTGCTGGAGCACTGTACGCGACGATTGTGGACAATTGCTCGCTATCACCGAACGGGTGTCGAACCCTCGAACGGATTTCTGCAGGCAGCCACGGCGAATCTCGGCGGCCAAGGGCCGGCCCCCGCCCACACTATGGGAGAATGTGCGCACGCTTGAATCGATTGCGACAATTCCTGCAAACCACTAGGGAGGCTCATGTCCGGCACACAGCATGTCCGAATGCTCACGCGCTACAAGGCATGGGCGAACGAAGCAATCTTCTCGATGGTCAGCAAACTCCCCGACGAGGAAGTGATCCGGCAGCGTGTGACACCATTCGGAAATATGGTGCACACGTTGAACCACGTGTACGTTATCGACGCCGTGTTCCAGGCGCACCTGCGGGGTCGGGAGCACGGCTACACCGCGCGTAACACGCCAGGCCATCCACCGCTCGACGAACTCCGAAACGCAGTGCGGACGCTTGATGCGTGGTATGTCGAGTTCGCCGATGCATTGACGCCCGATGAAGTCGACCGGACGATTCACTTTGAATTCATCGGCGGCGGACGAGGCGCGATGACGTGCCAGGAGATTATTCTGCATGTCGTGAATCATGCAAGCTACCACCGCGGCTTTGTTGGCGATATGATTCATCAGGCTGGCGTCACGCCTGATGCAACTGACCTTTCCGTGTTCATTCGCGATGTTGTGCAAACGTACTGACGGAAACCGCGACGGAATGCATTCGAACGTTGGGCTGTTTTGCTATCCCGAGGAAAGACACCTTCATGAATAAACCGGTTTTCTATACCAACCCACAATCGCGCGGACGCATCGTGCACTGGATGCTCGAAGAGATAGGCTTGCCGTACGAAACCGTCTGGCTGGAATACGGCACGACGATGAAGAGCAGCGAATATCTCGCAGTGAATCCGATGGGCAAGGTTCCCGCCCTCACACACGAAGGCGCGATAGTCACGGAAACGGCCGCAATTTGCGCCTATCTTGCCGACCGTTTTCCGGAGAAGAATCTGATACCTCCGTTGAACCATGCTGATCGCGCCACGTATTTCCGCTGGCTTTTTTTCGCGGCCGGACCGCTTGAGCTGGCCGTTACCGCTAAGACCTTGAGCTGGCAAGTACCCGAGGGAAAGAATGCTTTTGTAGGTTTTGGCAGCTACAGCGAAACGATCGATACCCTTGAGAAGGCGCTCACGCCCGGACCTTACATCTGTGGCGGGCAATTTACCGCGGCTGATGTCTACCTTGGTGCGCAACTCGGCTGGGGCCTGATGTTCGGCACCATCGAAAAGCGCCCTTTGTTTGAAGCCTATGTTGAGCGAATCAATGCGCGTCCGGCCGCACTGCAGGCAAACCGCATCAACGAAGATTATCTGAAAAGCCGCAAGTCCTGACCGACATCGGGCGGGAAATCGTTGTCTTGCACGGGACTCCAGCACCATGGACGTCCACGACGCATTGATCATCCGAGTAACAGCCATCACGTGAACGAGACAGGAGGAAGCCAATGAAAGACACCAAGGCCCTAACCCTTGACGATGTGAAACGTATCGCCGCTGCTGCCGAGTCGGCGGCGACTGCCCGAGGCTGGTCTGTGAGTATCGCGATTTGTGACGCCGGCGGCCATGCATTGTGGCTGCAGCGCATGGATGGCGCGCCGCTGATGAGCGCCGCCGTGGCTCCGGAGAAGGCGCGCACCTGCGTACTCACCGGCAAGCCGAGCAAAGCCTTCGAAGACATGGTGAACAACGGCCGTTACGCCGCACTGGCCATGCCGGTCGTACCGCTTGAGGGCGGCGAGCCCATCGTGGTCGACGGTATGGTCATTGGCGCAGTCGGTGTGTCCGGTGTCAAGGCCGGCGAAGATGCGTCGGTCGCCCAGGCCGGTGTAGCGGCATTGAACGGATAGTTGTCCGATACTGCAACTGCTTCTGAAGTTGATTTCGTCACGGGCCGGCCCCGCGTATCGGCACCCCGGTTTCAGCGCCGCACGAGAATTCTGCTTACTGGCCATCCAGCAGGACAAGCCGTCTGCTCAAGCGCGCTTTGCTCGCTTCGGGTAGAACGAGTATGCCCGGCTTGCACTGTTAGCAACAAATAGAACTGTCCGGCTTGCACTTGCCTCTTGCGCCACTTTGGTGTGCAATGCTCCATTCACTCATTTTCGTCTGAACACCATGGCCGAAAGCAAGAAATACCAGATCGCCGTAAGCGCCGTTCCGCAATTTATTGCCGATCAATCCGACCCCACCAAAGAAAACTACGTTTTCGCTTACACCATAACCATCGAGAATGTTGGCACCGTTCCGGCACAATTGATTTCTCGTCACTGGATCATCACCGACGCTAACGCACGGGTTCAGGAAGTGCGCGGCCTTGGCGTAGTCGGGCATCAGCCGCTGCTTCAGCCGGGAGAGAAGTTTGAATACACCAGCGGATGCCAGCTCGATACGCCGGTCGGTACCATGCGCGGCAGCTATCAAATGACAGCGGAAGACGGTACGCAATTTGAGGCGGTGATACCCGAGTTTACGCTGGCTATCCCGCGTGTACTGCACTAGCTCCGGTAGTCGGCGTTGATCTTCACGTACTCGTACGACAAGTCGCAACTGTAGACCTTGCCGCGAGCTTCGCCGCGGCCAAGGTCCACGCGAACGGTGATCTCCGCCGCCTTCATGATGCGTGCACCGTCCTCCTCGCGGTACGAGTCGGCGCGTGCGCCTTTCTCGGCGACCAGAACCTCTCCATCCTCACTACCCAGCCAGACACGAACACCGTCGACGTCAAGCCCGGCAATGTCGGCATAGCCAATGGCGGCGAGTATGCGGCCGAGATTGGGGTCGGAAGCAAAGAACGCGGTTTTGACCAGCGGCGAATGACCGATCGCGTAGCCGACACGCTTGCATTCCTCGCGATCCTTGCCACCGTCGACGGCGATGGTGATGAATTTGGTGGCGCCCTCGCCATCGCGAATGATCGCCTGTGCGAGTTCGAGCGCGACCCCGGTCACAGCCTCGCGCAGTTCGGCATATCCGGGCGCCGTATCATCGGCAAACTCGGCACCGGATTTTCCGGTAGCCATCAGGATGAAGGAATCGTTGGTCGATGTATCGCCATCGACGGTAATGCAGTTGAAGGACGCGTCAGCCGCTTCGCGAACCAGTTGCTGTAGCAGCGATTCGGCGACGCCGGCATCTGTCGCCACGAAACCGAGCATGGTCGCCATGTTGGGCCTGATCATGCCGGCTCCCTTGCTGATGCCGGTGACGGTAACGGTTCTGCCATTGATTTCGACCTGCCGGGAGGCCGCCTTGGCCACCGTATCGGTGGTCATGATACCGTGTGCAGCGGCGTGCCAGTTATCGGCCTTGAGATCCCCGAAGCAACGTGGCAGCCCGGCGATCAGCCGGTCGACGGGCAGTGCTTCGAGAATCACGCCAGTCGAGAAGGGCAACACCTGACTGGCGTCAACGCCCATAAGCCGTCCGACTGAATCGCAAGTTTCCTGCGCGGCCTGCAGGCCGGACTCGCCTGTCCCCGCATTGGCAATACCGGTATTGATGACCAGCGCACGAATCTCGCTGCCGGATTCGAGGTGACTGCGGCAAAGCAGAACCGGCGCTGCGCAAAAGCGGTTTTGCGTGAACACTCCGGCCACCGTACACCCCGTATCCAGCGCAACAAGCGTCAAATCACGCCGATCGAGCTTGCGGATACCTGCTTCGGCGAGTCCAAGACGAATGCCAGCAACGGGAAAAAGGGTTTCGGGCGAGGGGGTGGTGTAGTTGACGGGCATAAACATCCTTGAACGTTAAGTGAACGTTAGGCTGAGCCGGAACAAGGCGCCAGGCCAGCCGGCAAGCTCCTTCAGTTCAATTTGCCGTGACAGTGCTTGTATTTCTTGCCCGAGCCACAGGGACAGGGGTCATTTCGCCCGACTTTCGGTCCGGCGTGAATCGGTTGAACCCTGGTTTCTTCCTCGTCGTTCGAACCGAGCGCCTCATCGTAGTCAGCATGCTGGTACTTCACGTTCTGCACCTCAGCGTGCGGTGCCGACTCTTCGACGTCTTCCGCGCGAACCTGGACAGTCATCAACAGCCGATTGACTTCGACCCGCACGTTGTCAAGCAACATCTGAAAGAGAGCGAAGGCTTCACGCTTGTATTCCTGCTTCGGATCCAGGCACCTAGGGCAAGGAAGGGAATCGATGAAGGCGGGTGCGCCGAAATGCGCCCCTCTTTGGTGTAGCGCCCGTGGCGCGCGCCGAGCAACAGAACGGCAGGCAGCGCGATCCACCCGCCCATGGCATGCACGACAACCGAACCGGCAAAGTCGTGGAACTCCTCTCCGAAACTGGCCTTCAACCAGGCCTGGATGCCGAAGGCCTGATTCCACGCGATGCTTTCATAGAACGGGTAGATGAAGCCGACGATAAGAAACGTGGCAATCAGTTGTGGATTGAATCGGGCGCGCTCGGCAATGCCTCCGGAAATGATTGCGGGAATGGCAGCGGCAAAGGTGAGCAGGAAAAAAAAGCGGGTCAGTTCATACCCGTTTTTTTGCATTAGCGATTCAGCGCCCGTAAAGAAGTTGACGCCGTAAGCAATGGTGTAACCGACAAAGAAATAGGCAATGGTCGAAATTGAAAAATCCACAAGAATTTTGACCAGTGCGTTCACCTGATTTTTCTTGCGAACCGTACCCAGTTCGAGAAAGGCGAAGCCGGCATGCATGGCCAGCACCATGATGCCGCCAAGCAAAATGAACAGAACGTCACTACTCGTTTTGAGCGCTTCCATGCTACCTCCTGAAAATCAATCGGGTGCACGGATGCAAGTTTTGTTCCAAAAGGCCGAATATATATTTATCAATAACTTGCCGCTAACGACCCCATCCAGGTTGCACCAATCTTGCGCATTTGCAGTTACTCGGCACCATATTGGGACAATCCGAGAGCGGCATTTGAATCAGCCTTATTTTGGTGCGGCTCCCGGTGGCAGCAGAATCCACATCTGCCCTTGCTGACGCATGCGCCCCGCCTGGCTGCCCGCATCGGCGCCAAAACCCCAGAAGAAGTCGGCGCGAACGACGCCGCGAATCGCACCACCGGTATCCTGCGCCAGCATCAGGCGGCGCAGGGGCACGGCTGAATTGGGTTGCGTTGTCGCCAGGAAGATCGGCGCACCGAGCGGCACGTGCTGCGGATCGACGGCGATGCTGCGCCCTGCGGTCAATGGCACGCCCAACGCCCCAAGCGGACCTTCGCTGTCGTTCCCCTTGGTGGCAATCTCTCGGAAAAATACATAGCTTGGGTTGCTATTCAGCAGTTCGTTCAGCTTGTCCGGATTGGCGCGCGCCCAAGCCTGGATGCCTTGCATCGAAGCCTGCTCGGGCTTGAGTTCGCCGCGCTCGATGAGCACCCGGCCGATCGATTGATACGGATGGCCGTTTTGATTGGCATAGCCGATGCGAATCATGCGCCCATCGGGTAACTTGACTCGTCCCGAACCCTGAATCTGCAGGAAGAACAGTTCGACGGCATCATCCACCCACAGCAATACGCGATCGGCATAGTCCTTTTCACGACTGACGATATCCGCACGCGAAAAATAGGGGACCACTTTGTTCCCCACCAAACGGCCGCGCAGTCGCAGGTTCTTGAGTTCCGGCAAGACATCGGCCAGTTCGATATTCAGGAGGTCGAGGGGCACACCCAGCACCGGTTGTGAAAAAACAGCACTGCGTGTGCGCGAACCGCGCAGGAGTGGTTCGTAATAGCCAGTGATCAAGCCGCTGGTCGTGCCATCGGGATTGGTCAGTTGATAGGGCTCGAAACGGGATTCGTAAAAGCGGCGCAAAGCGGCGCTGTCGTTTGCAGCAAGCCCTTTCGCTTCTTCGCAAGCAGCCCGCCACAGCAGCCATTGCGGTCTGCTCTCAAGCGCACGGCAGGAGCTTAGAAATGCCGGCCACGAAGCGGCCAGATCGTCGTCCAACCAGCCCGGCAGATCGCTCCAGCGTGCCGCCTGCAGTGGCTTGGCAGGCGCCTGCACCGGCGTGGCTGGCTGAGGGCATTGCTGGCAAACGGTACACACCGGGCAAATCGCCACCGGCGGTTCCTTGACGGTGGCGCAGGCGGCAAGAAAAGATGCGAAAAGGATAACGGCACGCAGGAAAAATGGTCTTGTTTGGCTTTTGGTCATGGTTTGGCTAAAGTGCAGGGACTTATAAAACTGCAAAGTATAGCTTCCCGATGAACGACCCGACCCGGCAACTTGCCGATTTCCTTGCCCGCGCTGAAAAGTTGCTCGAACGCATCGAACCTTTGCTCCCACCGGCCTCTCCCGTGCCGGACTGGAATTCCGCCATCGCCTTTCGCTGGCGCAAGCGTGGCCGGGCGGGATATCTGCAACCGATCATGCGCCTCTCCAGCATCCGTCTGATCGATTTGCTCGATATCGACGACCAGAAGATGCGCGTCGACATCAATACGCGCCAATTCATCGCCGCGCGGCCGGCAAACAATGTTCTGCTGACAGGCGCACGCGGGTCGGGTAAATCGTCTCTGATCAAGGCACTGCTCAACGAGTACGCAGCTCAAGGTTTGCGAGTCATTGAAGTCGAGAAAGGCGATCTGATCGACCTGGCGGACATCGTCGAACTGGTCGAAGGCCGACCCGAACGGTTCATCCTGTTTTGCGACGATCTGTCGTTCGATGCCGGCGATGCCACGTTCAAGGCCTTGAAAGTTGTTCTTGACGGTTCGCTGGCCTCGGCGCCGGATAATGTGCTGATCTACGCCACATCGAACCGCCGCCATCTGATGCCGGAGTATTTCGAGGAAAACCTCGAAAACAAACGTGTCGGCGATGAAATCCACCCAGGCGAATCCGTAGAGGAAAAGATTTCGCTGTCCGAACGATTCGGTCTCTGGCTTTCTTTCTACCCCTTTGATCAGGACGCCTACCTCGACATCGCCGCGCATTGGCTGCAGCACTATGGTTGCAACGAGTCCGAAATTGCCCATGCTGAACGCGATGCGCTCAACTGGGCCTTGATGCGCGGGTCGCGCAGCGGACGCGTGGCATGGCAGTTTGCCAAGGACTGGGCCGGATCGCATGAACATAAGGCCGCCCGCACAAAACGCCGCCGATGAGCGAAGTGGTCGAAGTCGCCGCGGCCATTTTGTTGCGCGAAGGCCAGGAAGGCACTGAATTCCTGCTCGCCCAGCGGCCCGAAGGCAAACCCTATTCCGGCTACTGGGAGTTTCCCGGCGGCAAGGTCGAGCCGGGCGAAAGCCTGCGCGAGGCGCTGCAGCGCGAGTTGCAGGAAGAACTGGGTATTACCCTGGAGCGCGCCTGGCCATGGCTTTCCTGCCAGTACACCTACCCGCACGCCACCGTACGCCTGAAGTTTTTCCGGGTCGTGGCATGGCAAGGCGAAATCGCGCCCATCGAGCACAGCGGCTTTGCCTGGACAAGGATCGGCGCCGTGTCGCCCGTGGCACCTCTGCTGCCCGCCAACGGCCCGATACTGCGCGCACTCGACCTGCCGTCCCTCTATGCCCTGACCAACGCCGCCGCAAATGGCATCGACGCCGAATTGGCAAGACTGGAAAGCGCACTGGCCGGGGGCCTGCGCATGATCCAGGTTCGGGACAAGACCTTGTCACCTTCCGAACGTTTGCGTCTGGCCAGAGGCGTAATGGCGCTGACCGCTGGCTATCCTGGCGCTCGCGTCCTGGTTAACGATGACGAAGCGCTGGCTCGCGCGGTAGGCGCGCACGGCTTGCACCTCTCAAGCTCTCGGCTCATGGCGCTTGCGCAACGCCCGTCATTTGAGCGGATTGGGGCTTCCTGCCACACCGCGGAGGAATTGGCACGCGCAGCCGCGCTCGGTCTCGATTTTGCCCTGCTCGGCCCGCTCCTGCCCACGAAAAGCCATCCCGGCGTCATTGGCATGGGCTGGGACGAATTCGCGCGCTTGAGCGAAAAATCACCGCTGCCGGTCTTTTCCCTCGGTGGCATGAAGCCCGAACTGCTTGAAACCGCCTGGGCGTTTGGCGCTCACGGAATAGCGCTGATGCGCGGCTGGTAAGAACGACTCAGGAAGCCTCACCGGCCGGGGAAGACTCGGAGAGCGGATCGGTCGACTCCTGTACCGGCACCCGGTACGCCTCGGAGGCCCAGGCACCCATGTCAATGAGTTTGCAGCGTTCGCAACAGAACGGGCGACAAGGGTTCTCGACGCTCCAGACCGACTCGCTGCCACACTGCGGGCAGTTGATCTTCCGCCCGGCTCCGAGCATCAGAGGTTGCAGAACACCATGTCAAACTCGACATTGCTCTCGGCATGACGCGAGCGATGATCGTAGTCCGGGCAGGTGAAGCGGATATTCAGCGCGTACTTGTTGGCACTGATTTCGGGGACATACGGCTCTTTTTCCTGAAGCGAAACCCGCACCATCTGAGCCCCACTGCTGCCGAGCATCATCTGGAAAGCGCCGCCTTCGGCCACTTTTTGCTCCATACGTCCGCTGCCGCGCAACAACCTGAGCACGATGGTCAGCCCATTGCGCAACGGCATAAAAGGCTTGAACCAAGCCAGCAAGGCGTCGCGTCGGGTAGCGGGGCTCTGGTGCATCCAGGAATGGTACGAGGGCAAATCGAATTGGCAGACCCCCCCCGGAATGACAGCGCGGCTGCGGATGCCCATCAACCAGTCGTTTTCGCGCAAATACTGGCCGATCTTGCCGGTCATGCCGAGCAACGCTGCGGAAGCCTGTTCTATTTCGTAGAGCGCGCCGGACAGCGCCTCTTCGGAGATATCCGGATTATTGCGGAAGATAAGCAAGGACTGACGTTGACGTTCGAGTTCCTGAATCAGATCCATCTTGAGATCGGCACGGCCCGCCACTTCAAGGATCTCGAACAGCGTCAGCAGAACGACGTGATGTTCGCGCGTACCCTCGAGTTCGACAAAGTAGCTCGCCTTGTCGAACAAATCCTCCAGGCGCAGCAAGGTGCGTATGCGCTCATTGAAAGGATATTCGTATGTAATCACACCGTCGCCAGAGGATAAAAAATGAAAATCGGATTCATTCTGAGGCATTTGCAACAAAACCTCAACAGTCTGCATTAACAATCTTCGCTAACTATATCAGCACGGGGTCATAAGGTCGTAAGGTCAAGATAACGCCGATGTAATGCAATCACTTGTTCCCGAATATATTCCCGGTCCGCCGTATTGAATACAACGTCATCGGCCGCAGCCAAGCGCTGTTCACGCGAAGCCTGCGTGGCGATGATCGACCGAACTTCTTTATCCGAAAGGCCGCTGCGCGCCATGACCCTTGATATCTGCAGATCTTCATCGCAATCGACAACCAGAATCCGATTGACCCGCTGGCGATACGCGGCGGATTCTATGAGCAGCGGAACGACCAGCATCACATACGGCACCCCTGTCACCAAACGGCAACGCAGCTCGCTCTCGTGGCGGATCAGGGGGTGAATGATGGCTTCCAGCCGGGATTTTGCCGAAGGATCGGAAAAGACAAGGCGGCGCATTGCCGCACGATCCAGGCCACCGTCTGCCAGCAGCACCGATTCGCCAAAGGCTGCCTGAATATCCGGCATGGCGGCGCCTTGCGCGACGGTCAGTGCATGCGCGATGACATCGGTATCGACGACGGCCACGCCCAGCGAGGAGAAACACTCGGCCACGGTGCTCTTGCCGCTGCCTATGCCGCCGGTCAAGCCAACGACAAAACTCATTGCCTGGCAGCCGCCTGCACCTTGCAGGCGGTCGACTTGCTCTCGGGCAGTGCCTCGGCAATTGCTTGTCGCAACGCATCGGCCTGTGCTTCTGGCCCACGAATTTCGATCGAGGCCGATGCCGGCTTGACGATGCGCTCGACAATCTTGGCCGATTTAACTCCCTTGTTCGCCAGCGCTTCGAGCCGCGTCTTGGCCGCGGCCTGAGTGGAGTACAGCCCCAGCGAAATGGCTCGATTATTGGGACCGGTCTCCTGCACGACAAAAAACTCCGTGATATTGAGCTTCTTCAGTTCGGCGACTTTCGCGTCAGCCTCCTTCTTGTTGGCCAACGGAGGGATATTGACCCAATAGCTCGATCCACCGGTAATGGCCGTTCGCTCGGACTTGAAAGCGGGCAGCTTTTCGGTGAGCAACGCTTCGATCTGGGCGATTTCGGCGATCGACACATCGCTTAGCAGTAGGCAGGCGTCGGCACTACTCGTCTCTTCCGCCTTGCTGGATTTCTTGGGTGCAGTCGCGACTTCTGGCGGTTCGTCGCGCGACACGACCTTGACCTGGTCGGCCAACAATTGATTTTGTATGCGATGGGCATCGGGGTTGGACGAATCGCCCAGGTAACCCTGCGTCCATGCCAGAAACAACAGGTTGATCAGGATTAGCAGGAAAACGAGGACGCGCATTCTGAATCGATTCCTTGGCCTCAGCCGACCTTCGGCAAGTGCCGCAGCGATTCCTTGATCGCCGCTTCCGGGTAACTGAAATCCTCCAGTTCACCGGCAAAATAGCGGTCATACGAGGCCATGTCAAAGTAACCGTGCCCTGTCAGGTTAAAGAGAAGGGTCTTGGCCTCGCCGGTTTCCTTGCAGCGCAAGGCTTCATCGATAACGGCACGAATGGCGTGATTGGATTCGGGCGCCGGAATGATGCCTTCGGCGCGGGCAAACATCACCCCGGCGTCGAAGGTCGCCAGTTGCGGCACAGCCATCGCCTCGATCAAACCTTCGTGGTAAAGCTGCGAAACGAGCGGCGATGCGCCGTGATAGCGCAGGCCGCCGGCATGAATTCCCGGCGGCATGAAGTCGTGACCCAGCGTATACATTTTCATCAGCGGGGTGAAACCGGAAGCATCGCCGAAATCGTAAGCAAAATCGCCCTTGGTCAATGACGGGCACGACGCGGGCTCAACCGCCACCAGCCGCACCGGCTTGCCGTTGCGTCCGCCGCTTGCATTGTCGGCAATGAAGGGGAATGCCAGTCCGGCAAACGAAGAGCCTCCGCCGCAGGGCGCGAAGATGACATCCGGCCAATCGCCGGCCATTTCGAGTTGCTTCTTGGCTTCCAGACCGATGATGGTCTGATGCAGGGCCACATGGTTGAGCACCGAGCCGAGGGCATAGTTGGTATCGGCGCGCGAAGCGGCTTCCTCAACGGCTTCGGAGATGGCCAGACCGAGCGAACCCATATTGTTCGGATCGATCGCCAGTGCATCGAGGCCGGTCTTCGTCAAGTTGGATGGGCTGGCAAACACCTCGGCGCCCCAGGTTTGCATCATCGAACGGCGGTATGGCTTCTGGTGATAACTGACTTTGACCATATAGACGCGGACATCGAGCCCGAACATTTGGCCGGCCAGCGCCATTGAACTGCCCCACTGACCGGCGCCGGTTTCCGTGGTGATGCGCTTGATGCCCGCCTGCTTGTTGTAATACGCCTGCGCCACCGCAGTATTCGGCTTATGCGAACCGGCAGGCGAAACGCTCTCGTTCTTGTAGTAGATCTTTGCCGGTGTCCCCAGCATTTCCTCAAGTCTGGCGGCGCGCACCAAGGGCGACGGTCGCCATAGGCGATAAATCTCGCGCACCGGCTGCGGAATCGGAATCCAGCGCTCGCTCGACATTTCCTGTTCAAGAATCGCCATCGGGAAGATGGCGCCCATCTGTTCCGGCGTAGCTGGCTTGCCGTCCGGCCCGAGTGGCGGCAAAGGCGCATTGGGCATATCGGCAACGACGTTGTACCAGTGCGTCGGGATTTCAGCTTGGGGCAGCACGAAGCGCAGCGATTCCATTAAAGCGTCCTGAAAGAATTTTTCGACAAGGGAAGCGCAAGTATAGCCGCGGCCAGCAAGTCATGCAGCAGGTGTGCCGTCGGCAGGTGGAATTGCAGGAGCAGTTATCTATTCGGCACGAGGGTGTCAAATTGTTATGGGTTGTGCGATGGCTGCCCTGGCCACGAGGAGAGACAGGCTATGGTTGGGCTAAGTTTGGCCGGGCAGACTGGCCTCAAAACCCACTCGCCTTGATCGGAGACAAGCACTTGAATACGCTAACCACCCCTTTCGCATCAAACTGGCTCAATAAGGTCCCTGAAGTAACGCTCTCGTTTTGGATCATCAAGATAATGTCCACGACGGTCGGAGAAACCGGTGCCGATTTTCTGGCTGTCAATGCAGGCTTCGGCCAAGGCGTGACTCGTGCAGTGATGGGAGCCCTGTTGGCTGTTGCCCTGTTCATGCAGTTACGCACGCGGCGCTACACACCTTGGACTTACTGGCTCACGGTTGTACTGGTCAGCATAGTTGGCACCCAGATCACCGATCTGCTCACCGATGGACTGGACGTGAGCCTCTATGTTAGTACGTCAGCATTTGCCGTAGCGCTCGCTGGTATCTTTGCAGTTTGGTTCTGGGTGGAGCGCAGCTTGTCCATCCATGAAATTTTCACTCGTCGCAGGGAGTTGTTTTACTGGTCGGCCATCCTATGCACGTTCGCACTTGGGACGGCGGCAGGTGACTTGGCGACCGAAGCACTTGGGCTTGGCTTCACATGGGGAGCGGTGTCGTTCGGCGCACTGATCGCCATTACCTATGCGGCATGGCGTATGGGTGGGAACGCTGTGCTGACCTTCTGGATTGGCTACATCCTGACGCGCCCTTTCGGTGCCGCGCTCGGCGACATGCTGACGCAGGCCAAGATCTATGGCGGCCTCGGCATGGGAGCTATGTGGACCAGTGCTCTATTTCTGACCGTGATCGTGATGCTGGTGGCCGTTGCACAGTTCAGCGTCGGCAGCGCCAGGAGCACACAAACCGCCGAATGATTTCAACCCCACAACTTAAGGAAATAACATGCGCCATTTTCATTCGCTCTTCCGCCCCGTTGCCGCTGTATCGGCCATTGCTCTCCTGGCCCTGGCCGCCGGATGTTCCAAACCTGCCGATACGGGTACGGCTGGATCAGCAACTGCAACTATGGGGCAACCAATTTCTGCAGCACAGGCCAAGGCGCCCTCCAAGCTGGGCGATTTGTCAGCGTTTCGGACCATCGCCGCAGACGTTGACGTCATCGTGGATAAAGGTGACTTACCAGCAGCCAAGACTCGGATCAAGGACTTGGAGGTTACATGGGATTCGGCGGAGGCAGGCTTGAAGCCCCGTGCCGCCGATGATTGGCACGTGCTTGACAAGTCTATTGACCGTGCCCTCAACGCGTTACGTGCAGACACGCCCAATCAAACTGACTGCAAGAAGGCGTTGGTTGACCTGCTGGGCACATTCGACTCCCTCAAAGGCAAGTCCTGACACACAAGGAAATGAAGATGGCTACTTCAACGAAAAGCGCTTTGAGCAAGGTTCCAGAAGTCACATTGCTGTTCTGGATAATCAAGGTCGCGGCGACCACGCTCGGTGAGACCGGTGGCGATGCCGTCTCGATGTCGATGCATCTGGGCTACCTGATTGGCACAGGTATCTTCTCTGTAGTATTTCTGGCGGCAGTCATCGCGCAGATCAAGGCGAAGGCCTTTCAGCCCTTTCTTTACTGGACTACGATCATCTCCACCACCACGGTCGGCACGACACTGGCTGATTTTGCTGACCGATCTCTTGGCATTGGGTATGCAGGTGGCTCGACCTTGCTTCTGGCTTTGCTGCTCGGTTCGCTCTTCATTTGGCATCGCACACTCGGCTCGGTCTCGGTCGACACGGTCAGTTCACCCAAGGCGGAAATGTTTTACTGGCTGACGATCATGTTCTCCCAAACCCTTGGGACGGCACTAGGTGACTGGACGGCGGGGACGGCAGGACTCGGTTACGCCGGAGCTGCCCTTGTCTTTGGCGCGTTGTTACTGTTGGTCGTTGCAGCTTACTATTGGACCAATGTATCGCGAACACTGCTTTTTTGGGCGGCATTCATTTTGACCCGCCCTCTAGGTGCCGTGGTGGGCGACTTTCTGGACAAGCCGCTCAGTGCAGGCGGGCTGGCACTGAGTCGTTATTCGGCATCAACGGCACTATTCGCCCTCATTCTGACTTGCATTTTGCTATTCAAGCAAAGAGCTGCCAGAACGGCGCATTGAATTATCGTTATCGGTCGGAGGAGGAATGCGGGTATTGCTGGTTGAAGACGACGTCATGATTGGCGAAGCCATCCAAGGGGCGCTGAAAGACGCCTCTTACGCCGCCGACTGGGTAAAGAACGGCCAAACAGCCCTCACGACGCTGGGTTGCCAGCACTATGACCTGGTGCTGCTCGATCTTGGCCTTCCCGGCAAGGATGGGCTGGAGGTGCTGACCAGCATTCGTGCGAAGGACAACCCGGTTCCCCTGCTCATCATTACCGCCCGCGACGGCCTTGATGATCGATTGCGCGGCTTGGATGGCGGAGCTGATGACTATGTGCTCAAACCCTTTGAGATGGCCGAACTTCTGGCCCGCATGCGCGCTGTGCTGCGACGGAAGGGAGGGAACGCAACGCCCATGCTCAGCAACGGCGTTGTATCGCTCGATCCGGCAACGCGGCAGGCGGCGGTCAACTACAGCACTCCGGTACAACTTTCAAACCGGGAGTTCGCCTTGTTGCATGCCTTGCTGGCACGCCCTGGTGCCATACTCTCTCGCAGTGATTTAGAAGACCGTATCTATGGATGGGGTGAAGAAGTCGAAAGCAATGCCGTCGAATTCCTGATCCATGCGCTGCGGCGTAAATTGAGCAGCGCAGTCATCAAGAATGTCAGGGGGGTTGGATGGATGGTTTCAAGAAGCGCTTAAACGCATCAATTCAGCTCAAACTATCTTTTTCCCTGTTGCTGGCCATCTTGGTCATCGCGTTGGTGGCAGGCATATTTTCTTTCCTATCCGCATTCGACGAAGCTCACGAGCTGCAAGACGACATGCTGCGGCAAGTCGCGGCGTTGTTTGATCGGCAACACCTCCCTCTTGCGCACCTTGGAGACGATGGCCGGGCCAAAGACAGCGACGAAGAGTCTCGCGTCATCGTCCAGTATCTTGCTGATGGTCGCAAGGCGGCACCCAAGGGCGATGCGGGAGTACCGCTGCCACTACCGGATACGCTGCCCGATGGCCTGCATACGCTTGATGTCAGCGGCGAGCCGTTCCGTGTGCTTGTCAAAACAACGTCCAGCGGCGAGCGGATCGCTGTGGCGCAAGAGACCGGCATTCGCGATGAAATCGCACGTGACAGTGCCTTGCGCACCTTGATGCCGTTTCTGATCTTGGTTCCTGTCCTGCTCTTAATCGTGGCAGACCTTGTACGTAAGATGTTCAGGCCGATTGCTTCGTTGTCAGCGGAAATCGACCAACGCGCCGAACAGGAATTGCATCCCGTCGAGGAAAGCCATCTCCCCACCGAAGTCCGCCCGTTCGCGGTGGCGATAAACCGTCTGCTTGTTCGCGTTGACCAGTCAATGGAAACCCAGCGCCGGTTTGTCGCTGATGCGGCACACGAGCTTCGCTCTCCGTTGACCGCCTTGTCACTGCAAGCGGAACGGTTGGCTCAGGCAGATATGTCTGACCTTGCACGTGAACGTCTCACGACGCTGCGTCGAGGTATAGAGCGCGGTCGGAACTTGCTGGATCAACTTCTCACGTTGACCAGAGCCCAATCCGCTTCTGAGAAGCCCAAGTCGCCCGTATCGGTACAGCACATCTACCGGCATGTATTGGAAGACCTCCTGCCACTGGCAGAAGCCAAGCATATCGATATTGGTGTCGAAGGAGAGCAAGACGCCCAACTCTGGGTCAGCGAGCTGGATCTGATGGCGGTAGTCAAGAACTTGGTCGATAACGCCATTCGCTATACGCCAGATGGTGGGGCGATCAATCTTTCTGTCACCACGGAGGAAGGCCGCGCGATATTGAGCATTCAAGACTCAGGGCCAGGTATTCAAATTGTCGAGCGGGCGCGGGTATTCGACCCGTTCTATCGCGCCCTTGGGAGCGATCAAGTCGGGTCGGGTCTGGGCCTTTCAATCGTCAAGGCAGTCACCGACCGGATTGGTGCCGAAATTCAACTGGAGTTCTCAGACGAAGTGATGCATTCCGGCCTTTGTGTCAGTGTGCTCGTGCCGATGGCCAATCCACTTTAAGGGCACCTCAAAAAACGGAGAATCAGCGCCCCTTGCCTCAAGACGCCGATTGAATTTGTATGACCGAAAACTCGTAATCACTGAAAATTCAGGAATTCACCAAAGGAAATATATGGCGACATCAACCGGCTGGTTCTATTGGGCAATTCTGTCCGCCATATTTGCGGCACTGACAGCCATTTTTGCCAAAATAGGCATTCAGGGCGTCGATTCCGATCTGGCCACCTTGATCCGAACGGCAATTATTAGTAAGGCTCCGTCGCACCCATCTATACGCCGGGGCCAAGCCCATGCACGCTTGACGCTTTTCCGAAGGGACAGCCAATGGCGAAGCGACACGGGGCGGAATTCTGGCGTGAGCATCTTGATGCATGGCATCAAAGCGACCTGACGCAGAAAGCGTACTGCGCAAATCATGGATTGGGAGTGAAAGCGTTTTATCGCTGGCATCGCAAGGGCAAGGAAGCGATAGCGGCGGCGAAAGGCCCCTTGACTCTGGTACCGACCCGCCTTGGCGCCCCAGCTCCTGTGGCAAACAACATGGTGCGACTGCACAGTCCCGGCGGCTGGTGCATCGAACTACCGGCCACGAATGCGCCGTGGTTGTCCGACCTTCTGAGGCAACTGCCATGATGCCGACGCCGAACCAGGTCTGGCTAGTGGTCGAAGCGATCGACATGCGCGCTGGCATCGACGGCCTCTCGCAGCGAATCCAGAACGCCCTCGGCCGCTCTCCCTGCGACGGCAGTGCCTATGCTTTTCGAAACCGCCGCCAGAATCGGCTCAAGTTGCTGGTCTGGGATGGTACCGGCGTTTGGCTTTGTCAGCGGCGCCTGCATCGCGGCCACTTCATCTGGCCGACCTCGAATGCCACCACCTTCGCCCTCACGCCCGCACAATGGGGTTGGCTGACGGCCGGCATCGACTGGCAGAGGCTGTCGGCAACCTCGCGGTCACACTGGCAAGTTTAGGCGTACTGAATTTCTTCTAAATCAGCCAAAATCCCTTGCCATTGCTGGTTTGCAGAAAGTTCAAATGGTAAAATGAACACATGGATTTAGCCGCCGAACTTGCCCAATTCAACCCCGACTCCGCCTTGGCGGCCTGGGTCGGCAAGCTGCTCGCAAAGACCCAAAGTGATGCACACGCCCTGCGGCAGGCCGACCTGAAAATCCAGGCGCTGACCTTTGAAATTGCGTACTACAAGCGCATTCGCTTCGCCAACAAGAGCGAACAGTTCTCGTCCGAACAGCGCGAGCTGTTCGAGGAAAGCTGGAATACCGACACCTGCGCCCAAGAGGCCGAAGTAGAACAGTTGGGCTCGGCCAAGCCACGCAAGCGCGAACGCGCCGGACGCCAGCCCCTTCCCGAGCACCTGCCGCGCATCGAACATCGGCATGAACCGGCGTTATGTACCTGCGCTCAGTGCGGCAAGGATCTGATCAAGATTGGCGAGGACATCAGCGAACAACTGGATGTCGAGCCGGCCCGTTTCTTCGTCCATCACCACATCCGCCCGCAGTACGCCTGCCGTGCCTGCGAGACGATCTCTGCCGCACCGATTCCGCCGGCGGTCATTGATGGCGGCATGGCGGCGGTTGGGTTGCTCACCTGGGTGATGGTCAGCAAATTCCTCGATCATTTGCCCCTCTACCGCCTGGAGCAGATCGCGGCCCGGCAGCAAGTGCCGCTTGCGCGCTCCACGCTGGCCGAGTGGGTCGGGCGCGTCGGGGTCGCCTTGCAGCCGCTAGTCGATCGCTTGTCGGTCTTGCTGCGCGAGCGCAGCGTCCTGCATGCCGATGAAACACCGGTGCCACAGCTTGATCCGGGCAAGGGGAAAACTAAAAAAGCGTATCTCTGGGCCTACCGCAGTAATGACCTCGAGTCGGGGCCGCCCATCCTGGTGTTTGACTATCAACCTGGTCGGCATGGGGTGCATGCACGAAACTTTCTGGAAGGCTGGCAAGGCCACCTGATGGTCGATGACTACGCCGGGTACAAAGCCCTCTTTACGCCGCGCGTCACGGAACTGGCCTGTCTGGCCCATGCGCGCCGGAAGTTCTTCGATCTCTATGCGGCCAACCAAAGCATGATTGCTGCCGAGGCGCTGCGCCGGATCGGGGAACTGTACGACATCGAGCGACAAGCGTTTGGCATGGATACGGCGAGTCGCTTGCAATTGCGGCAGCAGGAGGCACGCCCCCGACTCGATGCCCTGCGGATATGGTTGATTCAGACTCGAATCACTGTCGCCGATGGTGGCGGAACGGCTAAAGCCCTCGATTACGGCATCAAGCGCTGGCCCGCACTGATACGCTATGCCGACAGCGGCGTGTTGCCGATCGACAACAATCCGGTGGAAAACGCGATTCGCCCCATCGCCATCGGGAAAAAGAACTGGTTGTTCGCTGGCTCAGAACGCGCCGGAAAACGGGCGGCGGCCATTCAGAGCCTGCTCGGTACCGCGAAGCTCAACGGCCTTGATCCGCATGCCTGGCTGAAGGAAACGCTCGAGAAACTGCCAGCCTGGCCCAATAGCCGGATTGATGAGTTGTTGCCGCTGAAAGTCGCTCTACCTTAATTCCGAAGCTTCGCGCCGTGGTACGGCTGTTTGCTTACAATTATTATTGTCGTACTGTCGGTGTTCGTGGCTTACACGGGCAAGTGGTCCAACCCCTTCGAGCTTTCGCCGAAGACCTGGTCGTTCCTTGGCTTGTCCGGCCTAGCCACCGGCGCGTCTTGGGTATGTTACTTCCGGGCACTCAAGATAGGAGATGCCTCCAAGGTAGCGCCAGTTGACAAGTTCAGTCTAGTTCTGGTGGCCGTGTTCGCGTTCGCATTTCTGGGCGAACGGCCATCACTTCGCGAGTGGTCGGGCATTGCGATGGTCGCTGGCGGTGTTCTCTTGCTCGCCTCCAAACGTTGACGCGGCCACTTGAGGCATACGCTAGAGCCGAATCAATAAGCAACCCACAACGGTTAGTCCTGGCACTTGGAGAAAATGACTTATGCGGACCAACTGTAAGCGCTCAATAAACCGCGCCATATCATCAGCAGGCGAATCGGAGTAAAGAGGCGGATCAGGTGAGACTCAATCGCCCGAGGGTAGTAGGTGCCAAGGCAAGAGCTTCTCGTAATCGTCCGCCGTTGTTGCTGACGGTAGCGCTTTGAACAAGGCCACAAGATAGCGGTATGGATCCCCGTGAATTCACTGGCCGTCGTTTTACAACGTCGTGACTGGGAAAACCCTGGCGTTACCCAACTTAATCGCCTTGCAGCACATCCCCCTTTCGCCAGCTGGCGTAATAGCGAAGAGGCCCGCACCGATCGCCCTTCCCAACAGTTGCGCAGCCTGAATGGCGAATG